>Ga0075622_109_pt1 | contig 12010 bp, 12 predicted proteins | sample RifGroA1_FD_68376 | JGI IMG/M metagenome (GOLD analysis project Ga0075622, IMG submission 68376) | Microgenomates (Woesebacteria) bacterium GW2011_GWA1_39_11b
AAGATATCTAAAAAACGGAATTGTTAAGGCGGCCGCCAGAAAAGTAACCGCCACCATAAAAATAGTCGCAATTTTAAATGAATTCTCAACTCTATCTTTCCCCAATTTAAAAAGCCCAATTATAAACAGCGCCCAGAGATAAGGAGACATAATTTGAGGAAGGAGGCGATAAAAATTGTAAAGGTTATAAAAGACTTTTTTAGAAATAGGCAATATGCCCGCTTCTAATGTTCCTCCCCTTAAAGCGTCGGAAGATGCCACCCCCGGAAGGTGCTGTGTGACAGCAAACAGCCCCTGCTTAGAAAAAAGTAAGTAAATTGCGGATCCCAGAACAAAGGCCACCGAAAAATATGAAAGCGCTTTTTTAATTGGGAAATTCAACAGGAAAAACAAAAGCAAGAATCCAAAAAGATAAATTATGGCCTGCGGCCTGGTGAGATACATAAGAATCAAAACCAAAAACCCGAAAACATTAGCCCTCTTCTTTCCTAATATAAATAGGTAAGCCGCAAGTACTATCTCGAAAGCAAAAAGCGTCTCCGACGCCCCAGAGACTGCATAATCCAAAAAGTTTGGGTTAAACGCAACCGCAATTGCCGCCAAAAGTCCTACCAGATTTCCCCAGAGCCTCTTTCCCAATAGATAAGTTGTAAAAACCAACAGTATATAAAAGAAAGATGAGGTCGCTATAACGCTTAAGTCCGATACACCGAACAACTTAAAGGATACTGCATTAAAAAAGGGCGTCAGAGGTGGAATAAACGGTGCCGAAAATAAACCTTTGCTGTTCATTTCTAAATCGCTGCCGAAGCGGACAAAGTTGGCTCCGTAGCCGAGGCCGGAGGCAAGGTTTCTGCCAATGTCCGCAAATTTCGCACCATCGGAAAATGTTAAGTAAGGAATTTGCGTGAGCCTATAAAAACAAAAAAGAAGGAGGAAACTTATAAGCAACAGCGAAATCGCGGGAAAATATTTCCTGAACACCATAGCTCCGATTATAACACCATTTGTGCCCTGGGCTCTTAGAGTGGCACCTCTAATCTTTTAGGGCAACCACGACGATGGAGTTTCCGAAATATCCGAAAAGAAAATTAAAAAAGTAAAATAACAAAAGAAAAATTGAGAAAAAGAAATTATTATTTAAACGCGGGTAGACGTGCTCAGTCAAAAAGTCTATATGATAATTCCAAGAGGATGTTACTTTATAATTCTTTATTTTTAACCTTTTCATCAATTTCTTAATCTCCCCACGGGTAAATCTATAAACATAATTTCCCGGCGCCTCATACTCCAATGCAATTTTTAATTTAATTAAAATTTTTGTAATGAAGTTTCTTTGCGCTTCAATAAAAACAAATCCCTTTTTACCTATTCTATTCATCTCATAAATTCCCTTATAAGGATGCTCAAGATGATGAAGCCCGTGTCTAACCAAGACCAAATCAAAACTACCATTTTTAAACGGTAAATTTTCTGAATCGGCCACTACACCTTTCAAAAATGGGCGGCCTCTTTTGATCGCCTTTACAGCCTCCGGTGAAATGTCCGAAACAGTAACCTCGGCGCCTAATTTATATAAATATTCTCCCTCAAATCCATCGCCGCCACACATGCTTAGAATTTTCAAATCCTTTATGCTAAATGGCAATAATCTAGTTACCTTATCAAGAGTGTAATTCTCGATAAAGTTTCCAATTAAACTATCTACATAAGGGCCTTCCTTTTTACCTTTTAAAAAGTAAGATTTAAAAACATTATCCGCGAACTTCTTTTGTAAGCGCTTCTGTTTTGACATATCTGACATTTTTCTATTTTAAAATATAGCATGATATCATTTAAGTATGTAGAAGTAGAGTCCCTTGCGCAGGTAAAATATTTGACCTACAATTCTTCGAAATGGCAAAGATTAAAGAATCCGTCAAACGCTTCATCAACGATTATCTCTACATTCCTATTATTTTTAATTTTATATATTTTAGAGATCTAAATAAAATTAAAAAGGTTTATGGAAATTTCGAATGGCTTAATGTTTTCGATATTAAAAAATACACTCTTGTTTTTAAAGGAAGAACAAGAAACGTTGTTGGAGAACTACTGGGGGAACTAATAAAAATAGTTAGTGATTTGCATATTCAACCAAGACGCGTTCTATTGGACGGCGATAGTAAATCCATCAAAAATCAGATTAAAAATAGGTTCAGCTTTAATTCCGCAGAAGTTCTGACTGTGGGGATAGGAAAAAACTTTGATTATAATTGGAATTTTGAAAACGATCCTCCGAAAAACCTACCTAACGATTTTGATTTAATTATTAGTCAAGCCATGTTTGAACATTTGATTAACCCCTATAAACACCTAGTTGACCTTGCCAAAAGTACCAGAAAAGGAGGCGTTGTGCTTATCCATACCGTTATGCCTGGTTTTCCATATCATCGTTACCCCATAGATGCTGTAAGATTTTTCCCAGATTGGTTTGAAACATCAGCTGACAGATTAAAACTGAAAATCGTTCGAAAATTCCAAAGGGATTTTCACCTTTTTTATTTACTAAAAAAAGTTTAACATCTTAAAATGTAGGTTATGATAAAATATTTAAGCGTTTCTAGACTACCAGGTTATTTTAGATGCCCGTACTGTTCTCCACAATTAAATACCAAACTAAATGCTTCTAATAAGGAGCTCCTCTGTCCTAATTGTAAAAGAAAATATCCGATAAAAAATAATATTGTCCAATTCGTCATTAGCAAAGACCTGGACAAAGAGACCAAGAGAGAATTAAAAGGAAATAGCTTTTCACTTTCGAAAAAAAACATCGAACATTTTGCCAACAAGGATGTCTGGAGTAATTATTACAACCACTTCGCCAATCAAAAAATTAACTATCTAATTGCTTACCTGAACTCTATACGCCCTAAGGGCATTGTTTCTTTGGGATCTGGAACCGGTTTTGAACTTAAAGAGATATTAAAGCGAAAACACATTAATCTGATATTTTCCTCGGATTTGGCCTTCGCGGCAACTAGCGTCGTTCCCGTAACTCTCAGAGGTCTTAATCTTAAAATATGTTTATTCACTTCAGATCTAAATCATGTACCCGTTAGACCAAATGACTCTCTGCCAATTTTAATATACGAGGCGCTTCACCACACAAGAGACATACATTCCACTATTGAAAAGCTCCTTCAAAAGAAATACAAAAATATCTTTTTTATAGAACCATGCACAAACTTTATTATTAAAATTCTAGCTAAATATAACTTGGCACAGAGAGTTGAATATTCCGGGCTTAAGCCCGACTTTTTAGATATAGGTATACTTAAAAAGTTGTCTAAAAAGTATGAATATAAATTAAAAATTCGTACGCTCTGGGATATCCCTGAGGATTATATTAGGATTATCTGCAAAAAAGATTCCCTTCTCCAAACCATTCTATTGAAATTCATTGATATTTTCTCTTGGACTGGAAACCTTTTTCATTTTGGCAGTTTTGCGGTTGTTTCTTTGGAACGCAGTAGATAAATATCTAGTATGAAAACCGTAGCTATTGTAATACCAACCCATAAATCGCATTTAAACTCTAGTGATTTAATTTCTATAAGACACCTAAAAAAATATTTAAATAGATATGATAAATATTTCCTTGTTCCAGACACCATAAATACAAATGGTTATAAACAAGAGGGATTTCGTTTTATCAAATTTCCTAGCGAGTACTTTACCAGTACGAAAACTTACAACAAACTACTCCTATCGGAAAATTTTTATCAAACATTTGCGGGTTATAATTTTATTTTGGTTTATCAGTTAGATGCGTTAGTTTTTTCGGATCAACTATTGATGTGGTGTAATAGTGGGTATGACTACATTGCAGCTCCATGGTTTAAATCAATTGTAGGAGCACTATCACACAAAAAAGGATTCCCGGCAAGCGGTGGAAACGGCGGACTTTGCTTGAAAAATATTCAAAGCTCCTTAAAGGTTCTAAAAGAAGTGAAAAAACAAGCTCGGAGGTCTTCAAGCCAAGATTGGGTTCGGAAAATTTGGTTTTTCTGGGCAGTAATAATTGGTAAATCCCACAAAATTTGGCTTAACGCACCAGCGGACAACTATCCTTTTAATGAAGATGGTTTCTGGGCGTTGGAGGCGCCAAAATATTTAACTGGATATAAAGTTGCGCCATTCAAGGTCGCATTAAAATTCGCTTTTGAAAGATTTCCGAAAAAATGTTTTAATATCAACAAAAGACGACTTCCTTTTGGTTGTCATGCATGGGAAAGATATGATAAAGATTTTTGGCTCCCTTATATTAAATGAGTAGAATCACCAGTTGGTTTAAAATTATTCAGGGGCTTATCTACCATAGGTTTTATATTAATCCCAAGACAGAAAAAAACGTCGTAAGATCATTCCATGAATTGTATTACAACTCTACGGTATGGAATAAGGGCCTTGGTAACACATACTGGTTCGGCATTAAAACTTTAAAATGTCCCTTGGATTGTTGGATCTACCAAGAAATAATTTATAAGTTGAAACCAGATATCATAATCGAATGTGGCACTTTCAATGGAGGAAGCGCTTTGTACCTTGCAGGATTGTGTAATTTACTAAATAAAGGGAAGGTAATTTCAATAGATATAGCATCGGATAAGGGTAAGCCAAAACACAAAAGAATAAAGTATCTTGTTGGCTCCTCCACTTCAGAAAAAATAATTGGAGATGTTAAGAAATTAGTGAGACCGAAAGATAAAGTATTAGTTATTTTGGATTCTGATCATAGTTGCGACAATGTAATTAAAGAGCTAAGAGTCTATAACAAATTTGTTTCGAAAAACAGCTACATGATAGTCGAGGATACCAATATCAACGGCCATCCGGTTAGGCCGGAATTTGGACCGGGGCCCATGGAAGCGGTAGAAATGTTTTTAAAAGAGAACAAGAATTTTGTCATAGATAAGAGTTGGGAGAAATTTTACCTGACTTTCAACCCCAACGGATATCTCCAAAGAATTAAGTAGGATTTCCCTTTATTTACTTTTCGATGAAACTAGCCCCAAAACTAGACTAATATAATAAATCATCAATGGAGGAAAAAACATCGACATTCTTACGGCAGAATCCGGAATGGCTTTCCATTCTTCAAATCTGATACTAAACAGGTAAGTGCCAATATATACTGCCATAAAATTAGCCAATATTATTAGTAGCATTATTAGACTCTTATTGTTAAATCGGTTTTTTATGTCAAAAAAGACAACAATCAAAAAAATCATAAATATTGGCCCCCACGATTGTATAATGTTCCGATATATGTAAAGAGAGACATCCAAAATTCTCTTAAAATCGATTCCGGCCGACAATATCGTAGGAATTAAAGAAAGTTGACCAACGGTCGAAAGTGTTAGACCATACAAACGCGCTTGGAATACATTCCAAGGTTGTTGGATGACTAAAAAGGGGAAGAGGAATATCAACGCAGGATATATGCTTTTTTTATGAACAGCATAGATTAAAACTATTAAAATCTCTGTTAACCATAACGGTTCTGCCGATCTTGCCCAAGTACTAAATCCAATCAATAAAGATGAGATAAACAAATAGTCGAGTCTATTTCTGATAACGGCGGTATAGAGATATATAATCCCTATTACATAAAAGGTAGTATAGGGCAGATTGGTGTAGGCAATTGTTGAGTGTGCAAATAATATCGGGTTCGTGACCAATAGAAGAGTTGCAAACAAAGCGATCAACCGACTAGATTTTTTCCTAATAACACTATAGAAGATGACGGCAAAAGAAAAAAAGTATAAAGAATAGATAAATTGAGGATTACTGCCCCCAAACAAATAGACGATTGTATGACCCAGGGGGACCAGGAGTGGGTATTGAGCAAAATAAAAATACTGATTCGCAATTTGGACAAAATAACCCGTCTGGGCGACAATTTTCGCAGTAAAGTCATATAAGGCCAGTGCGTCCCACACGTAAACCGGATAATAAAGAGCAATTAGAAGACTAAACGAGATAGCTACCCCTATTACCAAGCAAATTATTTTCTCGGGCCAACTGAGTTTTCTAAAAATTAGCTGCACATTTGGCAAATTAATTTCAACTTTTCTCCTCAAAAAAACAAAGACGAAAAGAAGAAGTGCAATCAATCCCGATACTATTGTTAGAACACTGACTGCGGTGATTTTGATTCCCACCCAAGAAGAGAAAAACAGCAGCAGTGTGACAATCCCCATACCCAACAAATAGGACAATCCCCCTCTCTCAGCTAGGGGCAGCCCCCTAATAATAAGAGAGGAAAATAAATAACCAAAAACCACAATCAGTATAAAAATTAACAAAACCTGCATTTTTATTTCTTAACTTTAATTAATCCCCACACCTGCCTATTCTCTACTCTTTTATATACATAATCTTCTTCTATTTCTATACTTCTCCCCTCGTTTATCATATAAATTATTTTCTCTGCCCTTACGTCAAATTTGGGCCACCCATTGGTCTGACCTCCGACAGGGGCATCCAACTCTCCCCATGCCAGTAATACAAAATCTATGTCTTCTTTATTCAAATCATATTTCGGAGAGTATTCCTCCCCATTTAACAAAGTCCTTGGATATAGAAAATATGTCATATAGGGAATATTTCCTGACTGGGCCCATGGCCAAGTTGGAAATGGAGGAATTAAAATTTTTGAATCCTCGGGAGTATTTTTCTTGACAAACAATACATAATCATAAAATTTTTTGCCCAATTTTACTTCCATTTTTTGATCGTATGATGCTGTCGGATTATTGATGATAAACGAGACATCACGTGCGGCACTCGTTCCTATATCGATAAAGCTCTTTACCAATATCCACGAAAAAATAACCACTATAGGAAACCATTTGTATAAAATTCCCAGGTTTTTCTGAATCATCAATAAAACATCTTTCGAAGATATTATTATTGCGAATATTGACAGTCCCAGCGGAGTCCCCAATTCCAGAGGGTGGATATGAAAAGTCGAAAATACGTAATTAGGATAGTGGGTTTTTTCCAGTAAATAAAAAGTAAAATATCCTAGTCCGAAGACATATATTGCATAATAATTAATTTTGCGAAATAAGCGAAGAGGCTGCTCCTTCCACTTATCGCCGTATAATCCAGACAATCCTGCAATTCCGAACGCCAGGTAGAAGAAAAGTGCATCTATTGAGGTGTGCTTCAATAAAACGCCCGGGTAAAAATAGGCTTCTGCAAAACTGGCCGCCAGGGCTGCCAACCACAGGAGTGGCAGAAAAAACAAAATGTATCTAATGTGACGACCCAAAAACTTATAGAGCATTTCTTAAAAGGATTAAGCTTTTTTCCTAATAATTAAAACTATGTTGGGGTTCATTATTTTAAAATATGTTCCCCCGTTTATCACCATTATGGTCAGAAGAAAAAGATGTAAAAGTTTTTGTAAAATTATTCTAACCATGTTTACGACATCGTATGGGGGGATTGAATAACCTTTAATATCGAAGTCAAAATTATGAATTCCAGCGCCACGGATTAAATCCTTTAAAGACTGTTCCGTAAATGCCATTTGGTGTTGTAAATCTCCGTAACGTTCAACTAGACCAAGAGGATTATTTGCATTTGGAACGACAATAAGAATATACCCATTGTTTTTAACTCGAGAAAAAAGTGTTTTGATAGTCGAAAAATAAAATTTTGGAGACATATGCTCCAGAACCTGAATTAATATAACCAAATCATACCGTCTTAACTTACTCTTTATAGAAGCAACATTGTCGGAATTAAAAGCATTGGTAATATTAAAATTATTCTGCAGACTTTTCATAACGTTTTTGTCTTTATCGATAACATCGATATTTTTAATTCTGCAAGTGTGAAGATACTTGATAAATTCTCCCTTCCCTGGCCCTACTTCCAGCACAGAAATATCTTTTCTTGTTTTGAGGTTTCGAATAATCGGTCCAAAATTGTACTTAATATAATTGACTTTTCTTTGAAAAGACTTTTGGTTATAGACGTCCTCGAGACGAGATAAATAAGAATCCTTCATTCTTTTCCTCCCTTATATAAATATAGGCCCGGTATAACCTCGGTTGAATTACATATATGCTGATTGTTGACTATCTTAAGATATTCCGTAATATCGCCATCTGGATTACCCTTCTTTTGCTCTAATCTGCGGTCGCAAGGAGTAATTGAAACAAGGAGCATGTTGTCTTTTCCAATATAATTATATGATTTATTCCACGAATAAATATTTGTAAAATAACAATTGGTTAGAAAAACCCTTGATAGGCCTTCATAGCTCATCCAAATCATTTCCGGATCAAATGTAACCAGCTCCACCGGCTTTTTTTGTTGGTCGCACCAGTTGATAATATCTTTCGTCTTGGGAAAAAATTCTTCTACCCATTGATAAATGTCCATCTTCTGAAAAGCATATTTTAATTCGTTTTCCAGCAAGAAAGTATTCTCTTCCGTATAAAACTTGTTAACAAAATTTAGCGAACCAATTAAGATAAATAAAAGTAAGACGACAGAATAAATTATCAGTACCGAATCCTTAATCGTCGATGCTGAAATTTTGATTCCTCTTAACAAACTTATTTTGAAAAGCCGCCTATAACCACCTACTCGGACAACGAACCAGAAATTAACAAATAGGGAAAATATTAGTATTATGAGGGTCTTAAAAAGCAGCCTCGGCTGTAGATGAATTTTACTATAGATAAAGTTACTGTAATTAATATTCTCTACTACATTGACCGTTAGTGTCGTTAAAAAAAGCGCGAGGAAGGCGTAAGCATTTACTAAAATTAGTTTCTTAATTAGCTTAACCCGCCTTTGGCTTATATTAATGTCGACAGGAATAAGAAAAATTAATAACCCGCACACAAAAAGGGCATAAATAAAAAATTCTAGTGGTAAACCGAAGTGCTTAAGAAAAAATCCTGAATATGAGAAACTCTCCAAAAGACTAACGAGTAGGGACGACAACAGAAAAAATATATATCCAAACAGAAAAATAAAATAAAAATATTTGAGGGCTTTCCGTGTGATTTTAATCTTCATGGTTTACCTTTTTTTTGATTTTATTCCAAAGTAATGGAAATAGTTTTACGTTGTCCAGAACGGTCAGTGGCGCCACAAGGATTAATATCGAAAAAGTTGCCCAATGGTAAAAATATCTACCATCATATCCAGCGATGTTTCTGATAAGTATTATCTCAATAGCCACATACAATAAAATAAACAAAACTACATTCTTAATCTTTTTCAGTCCAAATGCTAAGGAAAGAACTATGCTCACAATTAACACGGCCTGAAGAAATTTATCATATAAGAATATTCTTGAATAGATAGTTGAAATGTTTGAAATTATAAAGGGTGTTGTATAGCCAAAAGATATTGTTTCACAATTTTCTAATCTACATTCAAAGAGAATCGGATAAATTGGGTTTCCTGTGAGAATAAGGTTTTTAATATACCAGTACCCTCCTAAGAGGAGGGCCAAGATTCCACCGGCCAGAAGTTTCTTTCTTTTTAAAATTGAAGTATCTTTTCTTTTTAATATTAAAAAGGCGGAAATCAGTAAAAACGACAGAAACTGGGTCAAGGCAGAAAACTTTGACCCTATCGCCATCCCGAAAAACGCAAAACTAAACTGTAAACTACTAAAGTTTTTATCTCGAAAATAGTCCAGAAACGAAATAAATCCTATCATCACAAAAGACATAGTGCCAATGTCGACGTATCCAAAAGTAGACCATAAAAGAAAATTCTCGCGATAAAAAAGGGCCATCACAAAATATGCCATTGCTATAGCAATACCAAACCTTTGTTTCAGGAAAGAATATGTCGTAATAAGAAAAGTAATAAAAATTGAAAAGGAAAGTAGTCGTGCAACCGAATATGTTTTCGTTAAAGAAAACAAAGAGATAAACGCTGTATCCAAAAGTCTGGGTTCAAAATAAAGGGTGTTAGGCGAAATATAATGATAGGCCATCTCGTCCCACACCCACGGCGGCTGTGAAGATTTAACAAACACTTGCGGTAAGACAAGTAAGACGATAAAAAGAGGTAATTTATTATTTCTAAGAAAATCCGACAAGCTCTTTAGGCCTTTTTCGTCGATATAATATTTCAATGAGGGAACCAACAAAACGATTAAAACAAATAATATTGTTGGAAAAGAATACGGTACAAAATAGTGAGACAGAAAGTAGATAAAAACAACTATACCCAACCCCAACAACCAAGTTGCTCCTCTTAAAAAATAAGGTATCCTTCCAATAAACAATCTTGCTAATCTATAACCAATAATTTCGCAGCAGGCAACAAAGAAAAAAAAGATTAGAAGATTAGATATATTTAGAGGGGCAAAAAAATCTCCAAGGTGTAACATAAAATTGATGATAAGCTAAAAACCCTTTACAATCAAACCAACGCTTCATCTTATCTTAATTCCCTATTTTTCGACAGTCTCCTTTCTAAATCTTCTTAGCTCCGGATACTTTGACCCAAAATAAACATTTCATCAAAAATCATATTCTGATAGAATTGTCCGATGAGGGCCAAAAGCATCAGTATAGTCATACCTGTTTTTAATGAAAGAAAAACAATTGTTGAAATTTTTATTAGGGTAAAAAAATCCAATACTCTTGGGCTTAATAAAGAAATAATAATTGTCGATGACGGATCCACCGACGGCACCACCAACATTCTTAAACAGGTTGGGGGTAAAAATGCCAAAATAATCTATCTAAAGAAGAATCGGGGTAAGGGTTTTGCACTCAGAACGGGATTCAAACGAGCTACTGGCGATATAATTTTGGTTCAAGATTCAGATTTGGAATATCATCCCAAGGACTACCCAAAACTTATCCGTCCTTTCATCGACGACGGCGAAACGGTTGTTTATGGTTCAAGAGAGCTTTTGGGCAAAAACAAACATTCATCTATTTTTTTTCATGCGGGAGGAAGATTGGTTACCCTGGTCACAAATATACTTTATGGTTCTGCTACTACAGGAGAAGCCACAATGAAGGCAAAAAGATAAAAGCTAAGGATGGCCTTGAGGCAATCTGGACACTGTTAAAGATAAGGTTTACAAAATGAGAAAAAAATCTTGGGGACAATACAAAAAGAGCTTTTTGGATATATTGCTTGAGAAATATAGATTTCTTCGCGTAGCAAAGTACATCAACACTGATTCCGAAGTTCTTGATTTGGGATGTGGATATAATGGAGAGCTTCTAATTTATTTTTCTTCGAAAATAAAACGCGGAGTTGGGGTAGACATTTATGTAACAAGAAAAATAAAGGAGAAGAATATAACACTACTCGAGGGACGTGTAGACAGAAATATTACATTAAAAGACTCCTCTTTTAATGTAATAACGGCACTTGCTTTAATAGAGCATATAGAAAATCCCCACAAAATTCTCCAAGAAGCTTATAGACTACTAAAAAAGGATGGAGTTTTTCTTCTAACAACCCCTGACAAAAAATCAAAACCTCTTCTTGAATTTCTGGCTTTCAAGTTGGGGGTCATAAGTAAACACGAAATTAAAGACCACAAAAGGTATTATTCAAAAAAAGGTTTAATAGACGCTCTTGTTAACGCTGGGTTCAACAAGAAAGAGGTTGAAATTAATACTTTTGAAATGGGGTTAAATCTTGTTGCTAAGGCGAGAAAATGAATCTCGTATATTTTTGTTATTCCATGAAACTCTTTTTTCGAAAAAGTTCCACACAAGGTAAGATAAGCTAATATAGAGATAGGGCAAAATTAAAATAAAGTAGCGGGTAAATGGTAATTGCTTGAAGGTAAATATTAAATAGACTAACGGCAAAGAAAAAACAATGCCTTTTAGCCCCTGTTTGGCAATTTTTCTAAGATTAAATAGACTCGCTAAAAAACTAATTGGCCAAAGGATGGTCCAAGTATCCGACTTTACGACTCCGCCGCCTTCCCACCATGTAAAATAGCGCC